>Briea_p1__coassemble_1302_pt1 | contig 13730 bp, 13 predicted proteins | sample Briea_p1__metabat2_low_PE_018 | metagenome-assembled genome bin Briea_p1 | reverse complement strand
CAGGATTTTTGTAAAGATATTCTCTTAAAGCTCCAGTAAAAGCTAAATTTCCATCAGTATTAACATTTATTTTAGCAACATTTAATTTTACTGCCTTTCTAATCTCATCGTCAGGAATACCTATTCCATTATTGATTGAACCACCATAGGTTTTTATTATTTCTACATATTTTTGAGGCACAGAAGAAGCTCCATGTAAAATTATTGGAAAATTAGTTATTCTTTTTTGAATATCTCTTAATATATCTATTTTTAATTTTGGTTCTTCTCCTAGTTTAAATTTATGAACTCCATGAGCTGTTCCTATGGCAATAGCTAAAGAATCAACATCTGTTTCTTTTATAAATTTTTCAACATCATTTGGATTAGTATAAATATTTTTTTCAGATTTTAATTTTCCTTCTTTTCCTGCTAAAACTCCAAGCTCTGCTTCTACACAAACATTAAACCTATGTGAAAAATATACAAGTTCTTTAACATTTTTTATATTTTCTTCAAGAGAAAAATGAGATTTATCCAACATCAAAGATGAAAAACCTAGACCAATATATTTTTTAGCTGTCTCTATATCTTGTTCGTGATCTAGATGAAGAGCAATTGGAATATCTGATCCTAAATCTCTAGCATAATCAACTATCCCTTTTATCATCAATGGAAAAATAGCTTCTCCTATATATTTTACAACTTCACTGGAACATTGAAGGACTACTGGAGAACCCATCTCTACACAAGCCTCTATTATAGCTTTTAATTGTTCAAATCCATTAAAATTAAATCCTGGAACTGTATAACCATTTTCGTTGGCTTTTTTATACATCTCTTTTGTATTTGCAAGTCCCATATCTTTATAATTATATACCATTTTTTCCTCCTAGCAAAATTTCTACCACTTCTCTAAGAGTTGTAAGTTCTCCTACATTTCCTGGAAAAATCACATATGGAATATTTGGAAACTTACTTTCTTTTTCTGTTTGCCAAACAGGAATTCCTGGACATACTTGTCCCAATACTTTCGCTCTTTTAACTTGTAAAGCCTTTGTTCCAACATCACTAGATGTTATTCCTCCTTTAGCAACTACAAAAGCTGGAGTTACTTTTAATTTTCCAACTAATGACTGTACTGCATCAGATATTTTTACTGAACGTAAAAGAGCTTCCTCTTTTGTATCATTATCTATTACAAGCAGTCTTCTTTTTGTGTATACAACAACTGTTTTTCCTTCTAATATTAACTTTTCCTCTTTTTCTATTGTATTTTCTATCTCTTTTCTAAATTCATCTTCATTTAAAACCAAATCTGAATTAAATTCGATAAATTCTAAGTTTTCTAATTTTTTTAATTCATTTAATTGAGAAGTAGTTTTTTTAGTATGAGAACCTACAACTACTATTCCTCCATTTTTAGAATTTTCTTTTATCATATCTTCTCTAACTAAAAATTTTCTATCTGAAATATTCCCCAAAACTTTTACAAATGAAGCAGCTGTCCTAAATATAAAATTTTTTCCCCCATTCATCGCTCTGTATAAAGCGATTATAAATACTTTTAAATCACAATAGTCTATCGCATTTACAACTATTTTTTTATGATTTTTTGTATTTAATAATCTTTTTTCTATATTTTCTATCTCTTGATTTCTAAGTTCCTCTAAAGAAATTACCAAAACGTCTTTTGCTAGAATTTTTCCTCCTGTTTTTTCTTCAATATAATTACAAAGATTTGAAGAAGTATAACCAAAGGTCGTATCTTTGGCAAATTCTGTTTCTCCAGCTGGATATAATGTATCCTCCAGTTTAACATAATGAATATTATTTAAAGTAAATCTTCCCCCCTCTTTAAAGAAAGGACATAAAATCTCTCCATCTATTTTCTTTTCTTCAGATTTTTCAAATCCCTCTCTTAAAATATCAGTTTCTAAAGGATAATGTCCTCTTAAAGTTGAATCTCCCCTACTAATTATCATATATTTAATTCCTGTTTCTTTAGAAACTTGTTCTACTCTCTCAATAATTTCTTTATGGCATTTTGTTGTTTCATCAACTGTAAAACTTCTTGAATTAGTAAGTATAAAAAACATTTTATTTTCTTCTTTAAAACCTTTACGAATACTTTCTATATTCCAGTCAGTATAAACATTTATATCGTGAATTGTTTGAACTCCTGTTGGATCATCGTCTAAAACTATTATTTTTTTATTACTTTTTTCTATCTCTATTTTCAATAGTTCATCCAAATATTCTTCATTAATTTTTTTATAGGATTCTAAAATCTTTATATTCAAATTCATAATTCCTCCTACATTTTTAACATTTTTCTTGCTTCTTCTGGAGTCATAGGCTCTTTATCCATAGCCTTAAGAAGATTTACAACTTTCTCTACTAATAGAACATTACTATCTACTTGTGTTTCAGGATTTAAATAGTTACTATCCTCAAATCCTATACGTACTGTTTTTGCTCCTAAACCTAAAGCTCCTGCTATAATTCCAAAATCTTTTCTATGTGCATGAGTTATTCCCCAAATAGTATCTTTAGGAATAAAATTTATCATTGTCATCAAAGCTTCTGGAGTTCCTGGTGCTTCTCCTGGATGCCCTAATACTACACTAAATAAAATTGGCTCTTTCATTTTAAACTCTTTACGAAGTTCATTAACTTGATGAACATGACCAATTTCAAAAACTTCTATTTCTGGAGTTTTATTTGTTTTTATTATCTCATTTACACAATATTTTACCTCTGGAATAGGATTACAGTATACAGAATTTCCTAAATTTGTTGAACCTACATTTAAAGAACAAGCCTCAACTTCATCACAGTAAAGAGGAGCACATCTTTGTTCTATTGTTAAATCAGAAACTCCTCCTGTAGAAGCTTGAATTATAATGTCACATTTTTCTTTTATTAATTTTATAGTTTCTTTCAAAAGTGTTAAATCTTCTGTTAAACTACCATCTTCTCTACGTACATGAAGATGAACCATTCCAGCTCCTGCTTTTGCACAAGCTATTACATCATCTGCTATTTTTTTGGGATCTATATGTTTGTCTGTCGCTGCAACAGGTGCTACTGATATTAAAACTTTATCTTTCATTTAATTTCCTCCTAAATTATTTATATAAAACTTGAGCTATCACTACTAATGGATCATTTCCTTCGCATTCTAATTGATGAGTATCTCCTGGCATAGCCCCTATTATATCTCCAGATTCCAATATTTGTACTTCACCATTTATAGTATGTTTTCCTTTTCCTGAAATTACGACCATAGTTTCCATTTCATCTTTATGAGTATGTTCTCCTATTGAAACTCCTGGATTAATTGTATGTCTTACATATGCTCTTCCCTTTCCTAACATTTCTCCTGGAGCATTTAAAAGTTTTTCCATCATAACAACACCTTTTCCTCCCATACAATTTTCAATAGGTGTTGGTTTCATATCTGCTTTTTTTCTATAAATCATCTTTTTATCCTCCTAAAAAATAAAGCGAACTTTTTGAAAAAGTTCGCTTTAAATATAATGTATTATTTATTTTTCCCAGTATTTATAATGCTCTTCTACTATAGCTTCTATCTTTTCTTTTAATTTTTTTTCAAACATCCAGATTATCTCTTTATGAAGTTCTAAAAATTCATTTTGATGTTTATTCTTTAATATAAAATCTATTGCCAACAGACGACTTTGACGAGTGATTTTATCAATGTAAATTCCAATGCTTTTTAATAATGGATTATCTAATATATCTACTATGATTGAGTGAAATCTGACATCAGCTTCAAATATATCAAATGTTGAATAATCTGGATTATATAACTCTCTTTCCAAAATTTTCAATTCTTTCTTTAATCCATCTATTTTTTCTTTAGTTATCTTATTTATAACTTCATAAAATATTCCTACATCTATCACTTTTCTAAGTTCTATAATTTTTTCTTTCGAATCTTTCTGTAAAATTATTCCATAAAGTATTGGATATAACATTTTTTCATCATATTTCTGACAAACATAAGTTCCATCGGCTCTTTTTATCTCCAATACACCATAAGCTTCCAAAACTTTTATAGCTTCTCTTACGGAATTTCTACCTACTTCAAAAGAACTTGCTAATTCACTTTCTGTTGGAATTTTATCCCCTGGTTTTAACTGTCCATCAATAATTGCATTTGTTATCTGTTCTATTATTCTCTTTACTATTGACTTATTTCCCAAAGAAACAGACATAAAATTTTTACTCGTCATACTCTGATACCACCTTATTATTTCCTATTCTATCAGTATACAACATTTTCTTTAATTAAGCAATTATTAAATTATTATATTATACAACTTCTTTTTATCTATTTTCTCTATATCAAACAAGTTGTTACCCAAGGAACAAAAGTTATTATTAAAAGAGCTGCTAATGACATTAATAATAAAGGAACCATTTTTCTACAAATATCTTCAAAACTTACTTTTCCTATATCTGCTGCTACATAAAGGTTAGGTCCTACTGGAGGAGTAACTTGTCCTATTGATAAGTTAAGTACTAAAATAACTCCTAAATGAATTAAGTTTATATCTAGAGCTTTCGCTATAGGTAAAATTATAGGAACTATAATGTACAACGCACTTGTATTATCCATAACACATCCCGCTAGTAAGAATACAATATTTATTATTATCAACATTACATATTTATTATCAGTAAAACTAATTGCTAATTCTGTCAATTGAGTTGCTATCCCTTGTTGTGTTAGTACCCAAGAGAAAATTCCTGCATTCATAATTATCAATAAAATTATTCCTGTTGTTTTTGCTGTGCTGAATAATGTTTCTTTTAAAGCTTTGGCATCTAATTCTTTATATACAAATTTTCCAACTATAAAACTATATATAACTGCCACTGCTGCTGCTTCTGTTGGAGTAAAAAATCCTGAATAAATTCCACCTAAAACTATTATTGGACTTAAAAATCCAGGTAATGTTCCTAAGAAAATTTTAAATATTTCTTGTCCACTAGCTTTTGGCTTATTTCCTTTCCATCCATTCTTTTTAGAATATATATAAACAGTTATACAAAGCATTAATGCAAATATAACCCCTGGAACAATTCCTGATAAAAATAAATCACTTATTGATTGACCTGTTATCATTCCATATATTATAAAAGTAATACTTGGAGGAATTACTGTTCCTAAAGAACCTGATATTGCCGATAAAGCACTTGAAAATCCTGCGTCATATCCTTGTTTTACCATAGCAGGTATTAATATAGATCCCATAGCTGCAACAGTTGCTGTTCCTGAACCTGAAATAGCCGCAAAGAATAAAGCACAAATTACTGCAACATACCCCAAACCTCCATGAATTGGTCCCATCATACTATCTGCCAAATTTATAAGCCTTTTAGAAATTCCTCCCTTATCCATTAAAACACCAGCAAGAACAAATAAAGGAATTGTCAATAAAGCAAACTTTTGAACAGTTGCCTGCATCATTGAAGGAACAACTCCTAAAGGCGAACCTGTAGCTATTAAAGTAAGAGCACTCGATAATCCTAAAGAAATAGAAATTGGAATGTTTAAAAATATAAATATTGCTAAAGATACAAATAATATTAGTGCTGACATGCTTTATTCCCCCCTTCTTTTTTCAATTTCTTCAGGTTGTTTACTCAAATTAATCTCATGTTGTATCATTCTAATTATAGAACATACAGCTGATAATGGTATTGCAAGTCCTATTAACCAGCTTGGCATTTCTAGAACTCCTGTAAGTAATCCATATTTATATTGTCTGTAAACCATTACTGTTCCCCAAAAAATCCATATGCCATAATTCAAACAACAGATTAATAATCTAAACCAAGTATGAACAACTCTTTTATTTCCCCTAAATTTATCAGTAATATATGCAAATCCCATATGAGAATCTGTTTTGAAAGCACTAGCTGCTGCTAAACAACACACCCATACAAACATAGTTGTTACTAGCTCTTGGCTAAATGACATATTGAACCAAGTAACTTTTCTTGAAAATACATTCATAAAAGTTACCACTGACATAATTACAAGAGCGATAGAACATAAATATTCTTCAAAATTATCAAAAAAATCTTTTAGAAATCCTTGTGATTTTTTCATTTTCAATCCCTCCTTCTATTTCCCTTGAAATAGGTCTATTACATCTTGACCTACTACATCTTTGTATTGTTCGAATATACCTGCACAAGCTTTTTTAAATTCTCTTCTTTCTTCATCTGTTAACTTAGTAAATTTCGTTCCATTTTTTTCCAATCTTTCTATAATAGATGATTCATTGTTTGCAAGATATTGATTTCCCCATTCTAGAGCTTGAGAAGCGCTTTCTCTTATAAGTTTTTCATCTTCTGGAGATAATTTATATAATGTTTTTTTACTCATTATCCAAATATTAGTATCTCTAACTCCATCCCAAAGCAAAACATTTGACTGAACTTCAGCAAATTTTGAAGAATCAAAGACTGCTATCGGATTTTCTTGTCCAGCTATTGCACCTTGTTGTAAAGAAGTATATACTTCAGAGAAATCCATGGCTGTTGGATTAGCTTTAAAATAATCCCTATACAAATCTATGAATACATTAGCTCCAGGAACACGAATATTCATTCCTTTTAAATCTTCTGGAGAATGTATCTCTATATTACTTGAAATTTGTCTTGAACCAGCATTGTTAATCCCTAACATTTCCATTTCTAGGTCATTACACCAAGAGTTTATCTCTTTTTTAGCTTTATCACTATTTACAAATTTTACCAAATCGTCTGTTGTATCAAATAAAAATGGTAACCAAAAAGCATAAAATCTAGGATCGTAGTTAGCAATATTTGCTGGAGCACAGGCATGAATATCTATATTTCCTGCTTGAACTAGTTCAATAGCTTTTGTTAAGTCTCCACCTGAAAGTCCGCTATTTTGATAAATATTAACTTGAATTCTTCCATTTGATTTTTCTTCAACATATTTTTTGAACTCTTTTGATGTTAAGTCACTTATAGACTCTGGCTGTTGAGTATGTGTCATATGAATTATTATTTTATCTCTTTCTTTTCCACCACAACCAGTTAATGAAAAAGTCATAATTCCAACTGTTCCTAATATTAAAAATTTCTTTAAACCTCTTTTAAACATATTTTACCCCCTTACTCAGTAATTTATTTTAAAAGCCCCTTTTTTTCTAAAGATTTTCTTAACTCAACTGCTCCAAATCTTGGACTTGAAACAACTAATTTTCCATATTTATCATGAATATATTCTTCACAATATGCCATTGATCCTTGTGCAAATAATATTACATCAATTTTATCTACCATTTCTCCCGCATATTTTGTCATTAGAGTTTTAAATTGTTCTTGATCAAGACCAAAAGCCCCATCAACTAGACAATCAACTAATTCAATTGGCTTATTCATTTCTCTTGCAACTCTTTTTATAGTATTTTTTGTTGGTTCAAGAGTTGTTGGTAATGTTGCCATAACTCCTATTCTTTTTCCATTTCTAACAGCTTCTCTACACATCTCTTCATCTATTCTAACAATAGGAATCCCTGTGTATTTTCCTATATCTTGAGCCGCATCAGCAACTTCTCCTACTGATGAACAAACATTTAATATAGAATCTGCTCCATCTGATATTGCTTTCATAAACATAGACACTAGACGAGCTGCTGGTTTAGGAGTTACAAATCCAGCTTCTCTAACATCTGCTAATATACTTGGGTCTTGATAAGATAAAATTTCTACATTTTCTGGTAATTCTTTTTTTACTTCTTTTTCTAATAATTCTATTAATTCTGGTGTTGTGCTTGTATAAACTAATGCTACTTTCATATTTTCCTCCTTTATATCCTTTGTGCAACATAGGATGTTCTACTTAATATGAGTATACTTCATTTTATATGTTTTGTCAATACTTTTTTTATATTTTTTTATTAGATTTAATAGTTTACGTTCTATTTAAGAACTTTATATTTTAATAAAAAGAAAAAAGCTACTGCAAAAATCTGCAATAGCTTTTTCCCTTATCTTTTTTCTTTTGTATATTTTAACCAATCTTTTTCATTGTTAGCAATTTTAGAAAGGTCTATCTCTTCTCTCTCTCCAATTTTTGCTTTAAATTTTTGAGTTATCTCTTTTTTCTCTCCAGTGATATCTTCAAATCTTATTACTATTGTGTGTCCAACCCCTTTTATATCAGCAGCACCTTTTTTAAAGGCTCTAACTTTTTTAAATGGAGATTTATCAATACTATATTCTATTACTTTAGGAACTTCTTGTCCTTTTTTTCCATTGCTTAATATTACTTTATGAAGTCTTCCTGTCATAAATAACATAATTGATATTAAGATTGTAATTCCTATTACAACTATCCAACTTACTAATCTTTTCATTATTTATCACCCTCTGCCTTCTCAGAATTTCTCTCTAAAGTAGCTCTTCTTTGTTCCTCTTGCTCTTTTTCTCTTATTCTTTGATGTAAAACAAGTGTTAAAGCAACTACTCCATAAGAAACAAATACTCTAAAATATTCTCCTATGTAAGCTGAACCCATTAACTCTTTACCAGCATTTGGTGAAACTATAAATAGCATATGGAATAAAAATACTCCACTTATCGCATTGACGATACTTGCTTTTGAAGCATTAGCTCCTCCAACTAAAAGAGCTGCTATTGAGAACATTCCTATTTGCTCGTGGCTGTTGTAAGTATTCATTGTTCCCATATTTTGTAAATATATTATTTGTCCAAATCCTGCTAGTACAGTTGAAATAACTATTGCAATTATTCTTGTTTTGTCAACATCTATTCCAGCTGTTTTTGCAACCTCTATATCTTGACCGATAGCTCTCATATCTTGACCTAGTTTTGTTTTTCTAAACCATACAGTAAAAAATCCAAGAGCCACTATGATTAAAAATGTAAATACTGGAATTTCTACTCCACCTATTGAAAATGATAGAAAACTATCTAAAGATTGTCTAATATTTACTAAGTCAATAGCATTTCTAACTCCATATCCTCTTGATAAAAGAAGTTTTTTATCACTTAAAGGTATCACTTTTCCCATACCATATAAGACTACAAGTTGATAAACTCCATTGATAAAAAATCCAAGTATCATAGAAGTTATCATCTCTCTACCTTTAGCTTTATTTAAAATACTTCCACCCATTATTCCTAAAAGAATTGAAAATGGAATTGAGATTATACTTGCTAAAAATATCCCTTGCATTCCTACTATTTGCCAATCTGTTATAAATATCAAAGCTATTTGTCCTGCCATAGCTCCAAGAACAATCCCAAAGTTAAGTCCCATTCCTGCTACAACTGGAATTAAAAGTGATAATACTAAAAACAAGTTTCTAGAAAATCTTTGAACTATCTCTTGCATTGTTGAAACAAATCCTAATCCTGAAAGTGGAAAAGCTATAACTATCAATGTTAGCATTAGGATAGGTACTAAATTACTAATTAAAGATTTTTTTAAGTTGCTATTCATTTTATCTTTCCCCCTTTCTAGTTAAAGCATAAAGTATCATTCCATTTGATACTATTATTCTTATAGTTTCTGACATATCTGTTTTTATAACTGCGTTTACTACACTTGGTGTCATTGTAAGAATTCCTTGGAATAAAAAAGTTCCTACTATTACATTAACTATTGTAGCTTTATTAACTGAAGCTCCTCCAATTAATATTGCAGCTATAGCAGGGAATGCCATATAGAAAGGTGCTAGATAAAGTTGAACAAATCCAAAACTTTGTTGATAAATTACTATTCCCACTGCTGCTAAAACACTTGAGAATATTACAGATTTTATTCTTTCTTTATCTATATTTATTCCTGTTGCTTTAGCAAATTTTTCATTAGTTCCAACAGCTTTCATTGCAAGTCCTGATCTAGTTCTAAAATATATCCATATTATTCCAGCTATCACAGCAAAAATTAAAAGCTCTCCTACTGGAAAATTTCCAAGATTAACATGTAATGTTTTTTCTAATACCCTATGCCAATAATTTTCAACACTGACAGTTGTACGAAGTCCTTCTCCACCATATGCCCAAATCATATCTGCACTTTTAAATGGAAGAATAAGCCACATTATACACATCAAAGCAACTGAAGAGAATCCTATATAAGTTGCTATCATCATCTCCCCACCTTTTACTTTATTTAATATCAAACCATAAAGCCAACCAAATATCACTCCAAAGAAAGCCCCTACAAGTATTGCAACTAGAAATCCTGCAATCCCTACAAGTCCCATCTCTATACTTATAACAGCTCCTAAAAGTCCAGCTTCAACTCCTAATGGCATACCAAAGTTTAAGCCTGTTCCAGCTTGTATCATTGGAACTAATGATAAAACAAGCACAACATTCATTCCAAATCTTACAAAAGTATCTCCTAAAGCTGATTTTAAATCCAAACCTATAAAAGGACAAGCCACATACATACTTAGTAGAAACAGACCTATTATTATTCTTGGCCAACCAAATTTCTCAATATATTTATTTATATTCATTATTTACTTCCTCCTACTCCAGTCATATATTTACCAAACTCTATAATATTAGCTTCTGGTGATAATACTCCTGCTACTTTTCCTTCATTTATTACTGCTATTCTGTCGCAAACAGATCTTAATTCTTCCACTTCAGAAGAAGTAATTATTATAGTTGTACCTTTCTTTTGATTATATTCTTTTAAAATATCCAAAACTAATTTTTTAGCTCCAACGTCTATTCCCCTTGTTGGTTCTGATACAAACATAAGTTTTGGATCCATTGTAAAAGCTTTTGCTAAACATACTTTTTGTTGGTTTCCTCCACTTAGCTCATGTACCTTTTGCTTAGAGCTCATACATCTTATTTCTAATTGATCAATATATTTTTTTGCATTTTCTTCTATAGCTTTTTCATCAGAATATTTTATGCACCCAAAAAGTTTTTTTAGGAACATCTCTTTTATTTGAATTGCTGGATAAGCAATATTCATCTCTATTGATTTATCTAATAAAAGTCCTACACCTTTTCTATCTTCTGACACAAAAAACATTCCTTTTTTTAATGGATCTTCAGGGTCATTTATTTTTATCTCTTCACCATCAAATTTAACTGAACCTGTTGAATAATAAAGTCCCATTACTCCATTAGCAACTCCTATTTTTCCTTGTCCAGCCATTCCAGCAAGTCCTAAAATCTCCCCTCTTCTAACTTTTAAATTAAGATTTTTTACAGCTTCTCCTGGCATATCTACACAAAGATTTTTTATGTCTAAAATTGCTTCTGAATCATCTACTTTTAATTTATGTTCTTCATTGTGAACTTCTTCTGTTTCTTCTATTTTTCTTCCTATCATCCATTGAGTTATCTCATCAACATTTGTTTCTTTAGCTGGTACAGAGTTTATCATAACCCCATCTCTTAAAACTACAACTTTATCACAAGCATCTATTATTTCATTTAATCTATGAGTGATAAATATTATTGCAATTCCTTTTTTAGAAAGACTTTTTATTGTACTAACTAAAACTTCAGCTTCACTTTCTGTCAATACCGCAGTAGGTTCGTCTAAAACCAATAATTTTATTTTTTCTCTTTCTATCTCTCTTGCAATCTCTGTAAATTGCATATGAGCTACTGGCATTTGTTGAATATATTCTTCATCATCTATTGTAATTCCTAGTTGGTTAATTGCCCCTTGAGCTCTTTCTTTTATTTTGCTTTCATCTATTACTTTTATTCTTTCACCAAATAATAGCTCTAATAAACTTTGTTTTGTAGTTTCTCTATTAAGAACTATATTTTCTCCAGCAGAAAAACCAGGAATTAATGAAAATTCTTGGTGAACCATTCCAATACCAGATGCTAAAGCATCAAAAGGACTATTAAAATTAACTACTTCATCTTCTAGCCTAACTTCTCCGTTATATCCTCCTGTTTCTTTTATAACAGGCATACCGAAGATTATTTTCATAAGAGTAGATTTTCCAGCTCCATTTTCTCCTACAAGCCCTACTATCTCTCCCTCTTTTATTTCTAAATTTATATCTTTTAAAACTGTATTCTCTCCAAAAGATTTTGATAGATTAGATATTTTCAGTAATGTTTTACTCATTGACCTCCACCTTTCAACTTTTAAAATATACTAAATAAAATCTCACTAAATTTTATTTAAAATATTCTAAAAAATATGACAAATATAGAAAATCTATATTTGTCATATTCATCATTTTCTATTATTTTTTCTATTTAACACTAAAGTATTTTTCAGGTACTTCCAAACTTGTCATACCTAAATATCCTTTACCAAATACATAAGTATCTTGATATATTAATATAAAGTTGTCTCTTTCTACTCCGTCACTATCAATAAAGTAACTTCCGTTCCATCCAGCTCCCGGTGTATTAGCTTTTAATGAATCCATCACAGCATCAAAGTCTAACATTTCTGATTTTCCTTCAACTACATTTACTGCGTGGTCAGCTAATGCTTGAGCTCCTGCAAAGTTGTAAGAGTATGCCCAAGTTCCCATTCTTCCACCAGCACCTTTATCAACTACTGCTTTTTCTACTTTTGCAAGTATTTTTGGCCAATTTCCTCTTTCATCTTCAGAGAATTTTATTCCTAAAGCTCCAGGGTATCCCATTGTTGGAGATGGTAAATCTGCTTCTACAAAGTATCCTCCCTCTTCAGCAACTCTTTTTAATAGTGGCTCTGTATGAGCATCGTTTGTACAGAAGAAAGCAGTTTCTTTTCCATATTGTTTTAACCAGTTAGGAACTTGTTCTAAAATATATTGTTGTGCTCCTGCTACTCCAACATCACTTACTGGGTCTGGAGCAGATACTTCATAGAATCCCATTCCTAAATCTTTTGCTGCTTCTTTCATTATATTTCTTCTTCTTGACATCATTTCGTAGCTTAAATGTCTTGGGAAAGAAACGTGAACAAAGTTTTTAGCTCCCATATCCTTCGCTGCTTTTACCATTAAATATCCTCTAGCTATTGAGTCTGGATATAGAGTTAAATCTGTAACATCAGCTACCATTTCTGGATCTTCGTGTGGATTATTTGCTAATAAAACAATATCAGGTCTTTTATCTCTAACTCTTCTGAATGCTTCCACTGTTCCAGGAATTGCTTCTGTCATAATTATAGCTTTCATTTTTGGGTCATCAGCAAGAGAAGTTATTTGAGTTATAGTTGTTTCCATCTCCTGCATAAAGTTATCTGGATAAGTTAGATGTATAACTTTTCCGCCTTTGTCAGCTCTACCATATTTTTCCATTACAGCTTCTGCTCCTCTTAGAGCATCTTCTGATTGAGATACTGTTCCACTTAAAACTCCTATATGATAGTCAGCTTCTGAAAATGAAACGGCAGACATTCCCATTAATAAACAACTAAACAATACTTTTTTCATATTTCCCTCCTTAACAACCCCATTTTTTTATTTTTGTTTTATTTTGTAGTATCACTGTATTTATTTTGCAAACAGTTTTGTTGTGAGATATTATACTCTTTATTTTTCTAATTGTCAATTTTTTTTAATTTTTGATTTTTTTTAAATTTTAAAACTTTTAATTTTATTTAACTTCAATTTTTAAAAGAATTTATATTTTTACTTTTTATATTTTTTTATAAAATTTTCTATTTTTATCATCTATAAAAGATATTCATTTTTTAGATAATATATATTTAT
>Briea_p1__coassemble_1203_pt1 | contig 14917 bp, 10 predicted proteins | sample Briea_p1__metabat2_low_PE_018 | metagenome-assembled genome bin Briea_p1 | reverse complement strand
TATTTTAATTATTATTATTTCAGGGTATACTTTAAAAAAATTAAGTTTCTTTTCTAAAACAGATTACAAATTGATTTCAAAAATTGCTTTAAATATAACTTTACCTGCTACAACAATTTTAAGCTTTAAAACTTTTCAAAAGGATTTATCTCTTTTAGGAGTAATCCCCATTGGAATTATTTGTAATCTTATTCTTCTTTCTATTGGAGGATTTATTTCTAGAAAAAAAGATGATAAATTAAAAGCCTTATATATTATTTCTAGTTCTGGATATAATATTGGTTCTTTTACTTTACCGTTTCTCTATAACTTTATAGGACCTCTTGGAGTAATTTGTACTTGTATGTTTGATACTGGTAATGCTCCTTTTTGTGTAGGAGGTTCCTATAGTTTTGCTAATTTATTTTTTAAAAAAAATGATGGAGAAAATTTAATTAAATCTCTATCAAAACTTATTTATTCTATTCCTTTTATAACATATATAATTATGCTTTTTATTACTTTCAGTAATATCACATTACCTAAAAGTTTTTACTCTTTGATTTCTCCTATTGGAATTAGTAACACTTTTTTATCTATGTTAATGATTGGAATGATGTTTGAAGTAGAATTTAAGAAAGAATATTTATTTCATTCAGCTTCTATTCTTATCATTCGTTACTCTATGGCTACAATATTTGCTCTTGTATTTTATTTTTTACTTCCCTTCTCTCTTGAAATAAAAAAAATACTAATTCTTTTAATGTTCGCTCCAATTTCTGGAGTAGGACCTATATTTGTTGATAAATGTAACGGAGATGTAGGACTTGCTAGCTTTATAAGTTCTGTTTCTATAATTATAAGTGTTATTATTATGAGTTCTCTAATGTTTTTTATATAATTAATTTTATTTTTAAAAGCAAAAAAGCTGTGCAAATAATCTCGCACAGCTTTATTTTTATATTATTCTTTTAATTATTTAGAAGAATAGTTAGGAGCTTCTTTAGTAATTTGGATATCGTGAGGGTGACTTTCTCTTAATCCTGCTCCAGTTATTTTAACAAATCTTCCTCTTTCTTGAAGTTCTCTTACTGTTGGAGTTCCACAATATCCCATTCCTGCTCTGATTCCTCCACATAATTGGAATATAACGTCTTTTAAGTCTCCTCTATAAGCGATTCTTCCTTCAATTCCTTCAGGAACTAATTTTTTAGCATCGTTTTGGAAGTATCTATCTTTAGATCCTCTCTTCATTGCTGCAAGAGATCCCATTCCAACGTAAACTTTATATCTTCTTCCTTCATATATTATTTCTTCTCCAGGCGCTTCTTTAGTTCCTGCTAAGATTCCTCCAAGCATTACACAGTCAGCACCAGATGCTAAAGCTTTAACGATATCTCCAGAAAGTTTAATTCCTCCGTCAGCTATAACTCCGATTCCTCTTTCTTTACATACTTGGTAAACATCATTTACTGCAGTAAGTTGAGGTACTCCAACTCCTGCAACAACTCTTGTTGTACAGATAGATCCAGGTCCGATTCCAACTTTTACTGCGTTAACTCCTGCATCTATTAAAGCAAGAGCTGCTTCAGCTGTAACTATATTTCCAGCTATTAATTCAAGGTTAGGGAAAGCTTCTCTGATTTCTCTTACTCTTCTTATAACTCCAGCTGAATGTCCGTGAGCTGAGTCCATAGTGATTACGTCAACACCTGCATTAACTAAAGCTGTAACTCTTTCTATTGTATCGTTTCCGATTCCAACAGCAGCTCCAACTCTTAATCTTCCATGTTCATCTTTACAAGCATTTGGATATTCAACTATTTTGTCGATATCTTTTATTGTGATTAATCCTTTTAAGTATCCGTTGTCATCAACTATTGGAAGTTTTTCTATTCTGTTAGAAAGTAATATTTCTTTAGCTTGATCTAAAGTTGTTCCAACTGGTGCAGTTATTAAGTTTTCTTTTGTCATAACATCTGCAACTAATGTGTCGTAGTCTTTTCTATATTTTAAGTCTCTGTTTGTGATGATACCGATTAATTTTCCATCTTCTTCAACAACTGGTAATCCAGATATTTTATATTGTCCCATTAAATCATCAGCATCTCCTAAAGTATGATCTTTAGTTAATGTGATAGGGTTTTGAATCATTCCACTTTCATTTCTTTTTACTTTGTCTACTTCTTTAGCTTGTTCTTCGATAGTCATATTTTTGTGGATAAATCCAAGTCCACCTTGTCTAGCAAGAGCTATTGCTAAATCAGCTTCTGTAACAGTATCCATAGCAGCACTAATAATAGGAATGTTTAAAGTGATATTTTTTGTAAGTTGAGTTTTTAGATTAATATCTTGAGGTAATACATTAGATTCTGCAGGTATTAATAATACGTCATCAAATGTTATTGCTTCTTTTACTATTTTTCCATTCATTGTATCCATTGAATTCTTTCTCCTTTATATTAAAAATTTAATTAAACTTTTTTAACAAAGAGGCTGATTAATTTAAGCAGCCTCTTTTTTTGTGTTTTTGTCATTATATCATATTTTTTATATTTTTACCACAATAAAATTAATTTTTTAATCAATTAAATCTTTGGCACCAATATCTTTTCTATAGAATAATTTATCACATTTTATTTTTTCAATATCAGCATAAGCTTTTTCTTTAGCTTCTTGAAGAGTATTTCCTTCTCCAACAACTATTAAAACTCTTCCACCATTTGTTAAAAGTTTTCCATCTTCTAATTTAGTTCCCATATGGAAGATTTGTGATTCTATTCCTTCTGGAATAACTATTTCTGCTCCAACAGTTGAACTAGCTGGATATCCTTCTGATGCCATTACAACACCACAAGTCGTTTTTTCAGACCATTTTACAGGAGTTTCTTTTTCATCCATTATATCAAGGATAAGTTGTACTAAATCACTTTCCATTCTAGGTAAAATTGATTCAGCTTCTGGATCTCCGAATCTTGCGTTAAACTCAATAGTTTTAACTCCATCTTTAGTATCCATAATTCCTGCAAAAATAAATCCTGTGAAAGGTAATCCCTCTTGAACTAATCCTTTTAATGTAGGTCTTATTATTTCATTAACACTTGCATCAATTATATCTTTTGTTACTCTTTTTACTGGAGAATAAACTCCCATTCCACCAGTATTAGGTCCTAAATCCCCATCAAATACTCTTTTGTGATCTTGTCCAACTTCTAATGGAATAACTTTATCATTGTGAGCTAAAGCTATAAGAGAAAATTCAAATCCATCAAGATAATCTTCTATTACAACTCTGTTTCCTGGTATATCAAAAGCTATATCTAAAGCTTCATAAGCTTCCTCTATTTTCATAGCCACTGTTACACCTTTACCAGCTTTTAATCCATCTTCTTTTATAACGATTGGAGCTCCTTTTTGATTAACATAAGCTAAAGCTTCCTCTTTGTTATCAAAAGTTTTGTAAGCTCCTGTTGGAACGTTATATTTTTCCATTATTTGTTTTGCAAAATCTTTACTACTTTCAAGTCTTGCAACAGCTTTTTTTGGTCCAAATATTTTTAAACCTTTTGCTTCAAAAGCATCAGCAGCTCCAAGAGCTAAAGTTGTTTCTGGTCCAACTACTGTTAAATCTATTTTTTCTTTTAAAGCGAATTCAACTAATCCATCGATATCGCTATCTTTTATATTTACATTAACTCCAAACTCTTCTATTCCAGGATTTCCAGGAGCTACGTATACTTTATCTACTAGTGGACTTTGATTAATTTTCCAAGCTAAAGCATGTTCTCTTCCACCTTTTCCTATAACTAATACTTTCATCTTATCTCCTCTTTTCCAAAAATTAGTGTTTGAAATGTCTCATTTTTGTGAATACCATTGCTATTCCATGTTTGTTACATTCATCTATTGAAAGTTGGTCTTTTATAGATCCACCTGGTTGGATTATAGCTTTGATTCCATATTCTATTGCTAATTGAACTGTATCTGGCATTGGGAAGAATGCATCAGAAGATAAATAAGCTCCTCTTGATTTTTCTCCAGCTTGTTCAAGAGCTATTTTAGCAGCTCCTACTCTGTTCATTTGTCCAGCTCCAACACCTAAAGTTTGGTTATTTTTACTTACAACGATTGCATTTGATTTAACATTTTTAACAACTTTCCATCCGAATAATAATTCTTGGATATCTTCTTCAGTTGGTTTAGTTTCTGTTACACATACTAAATCTTCTGGTTTAACTTCTCCAAAGTCTACATCTTGTAAAAGTATTCCGTCATTTACTCCTACAACTTTTTTCTTATTGTAGATTTCTTGATCAATATCTAAAGTCATAAGTCTTATATTTTTCTTAGCCATTAATATTTCTAATGCTTCATCAGTAAATCCTGGAGCAATTACTATTTCTAAGAATAATTTATGTAATTCTTTTGCAACTTCTATATCTATAACTTCGTTAGTAGCAACTATTCCACCAAATATTGAAATTGGGTCAGCAGAGTAAGCTCTATCCCAAGCTTCTTTTAATGTATCTCCAATTCCTACTCCACAAGGGTTAGTATGTTTTACAGCAACTACAGCTTTTTTACCAGAGTTTAAGAACTCTCTTAAGATTTCTATTGCTCCGTTAGCATCTTGAATGTTGTTATATGATAATTCTTTTCCGTGAAGTTGTTTTGCACTTGCAAGAGAGTATCCAGTCATTGGAGTAGCATAGAATGCTGCTGTTTGGTGAGGATTTTCTCCATATCTTAAGTCTTGAACTTTTTCATAAGTTAAAGTTAATTTTTCAGGATATTCTATTCCAAGTTTAGAAGTTAAGTAGTTAGCGATTAATGCGTCATAAGCAGCTGTTGTTCTAAATACTTTTGCAGCTAATTCACATCTAAATTCTAAAGTAGTATCTCCGTTAGCTCTTACTTCATCTAAAACTCTTTGATAATCAGCTGGATCAACACAAACAGTTACAAATTTATGGTTTTTAGCAGCAGATCTTAACATACTTGGTCCACCGATATCTATATTTTCAATTAGTTCTTCGTGAGTTCCACCTTTTTTTAAAGTTTCTTTGAATGGATATAGATTTACAACTACCATATCTATAAGTTCAATATGGTTGTCTACTAAATCTTTCATATGTTGAGGATTATCTCTTACACAAAGAAGACCTCCGTGTACATTTGGGTGAAGAGTTTTTACTCTTCCGTCCATCATTTCAGGGAATTTTGTTACATCAGAAATTCCTATTGTTTTTATTCCAGCTTCATCTAAAGATTTTTTAGTTCCACCTGTTGATATTATTTCATACCCTAAAGAAGATAATTCTTTTGCAAATTCTACTATTCCTGTTTTATCTGAAACGCTTATTAAAGCTCTTTTCATTTTATAGCCTCCTAAAAATTCTTACATAAATTTCTTAAAGTTTCTGGATAGATTCTATGTTCTATCTTATGGATTTCTTCTTCTAATTTTTCTAAATCCCAATCTTTTTCAATTACTAATTTTTCTTGATAGATTATTTTTCCACTATCAACACCTTCATCTACATAGTGGATTGTAACTCCTGTTTCTTTTGCTCCAGCTCTAAAAGCATCTCCTATACCATCTTTTCCTGGGAAATTAGGTAAGTATGCTGGGTGGATATTTATTATTTTATCTTTATATTCATTTAAAAGTACAGGAGAAATAATTCTCATATATCCTGCAAGAGCCACTAAATCTATTTTATTTTCTTTTAAAATTTCTATAATTTTTTCTTCATATTCTTTTTTTGAAGAAAAGCTTTTAGGAAGTACCACGTAATGTGGCACTCCTAATTTTTTTGCTCTTTCTATTGCATAAGCAGATGCTTTATCAACTATTAAAAGCTCTACTTCATAATTTTTTTCTTCGTAAGTTCTACTTGTTTCAACTATGCTTTGAAAATTTCCTCCATTTCCAGATGCAAATACGGCTACTCTTACCATACTAAGTCTACTCCCTCTTCTCCTTCTACAACTTCTCCTAAAAGAACTGGTTTTTCTCCTAAAGATTTTAAAACTTCCATAGTTTTGTCAGCTTTATCTTCGTCAACAATTATCATAAATCCGATTCCCATATTGAATACATTGTACATTTCTTCTTTTGGTACTTGTCCAACTTCTTGTAAGAAATTGAAGATTTTTGGAGTGTCTATTGCTTTAGTATCAAGTTTTGCACAAAGTCCTTGAGGTATGATTCTTGGTACGTTTTCGTAGAATCCTCCACCAGTTATATGGCACATTCCATTAACTTCAACTTGTTCTAATAATCTTTTTATTGTTTTTACATAGATTCTTGTTGGAGTAAGTAAAGCTTCTCCTAAAGATTTTCCATCAAATACATCTCTATATCCATTTAAGTCTAAGTTATTATCTTTCATAACTATTTTTCTAACAAGAGAGAATCCATTTGAGTGAACTCCAGTTGAAGGAAGTCCTATTACTTTATTTCCTTTTTTAACTTTTTCTCCAGTTATTAATTTAGATTTTTCTACAACTCCTACACAGAATCCAGCTAAGTCATAGTCTCCAACTTCGTACATATCTGGCATTTCAGCAGTTTCTCCACCGATTAATCCACATTCAGAAAGTTCACAACCATCTGCAACACCTTTAACGATTTGTTCTATTTGTTCTGGGAAGTTTTTACCAACAGCTACATAATCAAGGAAGAATATTGGCATAGCTCCTTGTACTAAAACGTCGTTTACACACATAGCTACAACGTCTTGTCCTATTGTATCGTGTTTATCCATTTTGAATGCAAGCATTAATTTTGTTCCAACACCATCAGTTCCACTGATTAAAACTGGTTCTTTATATCCTAAAGCTGATAAATCAAACATTCCTCCAAAAGCTCCAATACTATCAATTACACCTTTAACTTTTGTTCTAGCAACGTGAGATTTTATTCTTCTAACTGATTCATAACCAGCTTCTAAGTTTACTCCTGATTCCATATATTTTTGGCTACTCATATTGTTTTCCATATATTCTTTGCTCATTTTTTTCTCCTTAAGTTAAAATTTTATAAAATTATCAATAATGTTTAATACTATTTTTTAAAGAAGTTTACTCCGTTAGCAAATATATCTTGCATTTTTTCAAAGTAGATGTTTTGGAATACTCCCTCTTCATAACGTTCTGAGTGTCCCATTTTTCCTAAGATTCTTCCGTCTTTAGAAGTAATACCTTCTATTGCGTAGTAAGAACCGTTTAAGTTATATTTTGGATCAAGTGAAGGATTTCCTTCTAAGTCACAATATTGAGTTGCTACTTGTCCATTTTCAAATAATTCTTTTGCAAATTCTTCGCTTACAACAAATCTTCCTTCTCCGTGAGAGATTGCTATTGAATGCATATCTCCAATTTCAAATGATGATAACCAAGGTGAAGAGTTAGATGCTATTCTTGTTGTAGCCATTCTTGAAACGTGACGGTTAATGTCATTTCTAAATAATGTTGGAGAGTTTTCATTTAACATATCCATATCTCCATAAGGAAGTAATCCAGATTTTATTAAAGCTTGGAATCCGTTACAAATTCCTAACATTAATCCTTCGTTTGCTAAGAATTTATTGATGCTTTCTTTAATTTTTGGATTTTGTAATATGTTAGTTATAAATTTACCTGAACCATCTGGTTCGTCTCCAGCACTGAATCCTCCAGGGATTGCGATGATTTGAGATTCTAATATTTTTTTAGAAAGTCTGTCGATACACTCTTCCATATCTTTTACTGTTAAATTATTGATTACAAATATTTCTGATTTTCCTCCAGCTCTATCAAATGCTTTTGCTGTATCATATTCAGAGTTTGTTCCTGGGAATGCCATTACTAAAACTTTTGGTTCATCATAAAGTTTAGATGCTTTTTGAACCATCTTTCCTTTTTTCTCAGTTGGTTTTATAGCTTCACCATTTGCTTTTTTAGTAGCTTCATATGGATAGATTTTAGCATATCTTTCTTCCCAAGTAGCTATTGCTTCATCTATTCCTAATTCTACACCATTAATTTTTATTGTAGTTCCTTCTACTTTTCCAAGTAAAGTTCCAAATCCTAATTCTTTTGTAGATTCAACAACTATTGCTCCTGGCATTAAGTCGAATAAGTTTTCAGTAGTTTCTACATTAACTCCAAGTTTGTTTCCAAATGTCATTTTCATAACTGCTTCAGCAACTCCACCAAATTTAACTACTGATGAAGAAACGATGTTTCCTGCTAAAATTTCAGCTCTTACATTTGCAAAGTTAGTTCTTAAAGTTTCATATACTGGTGTGAAATCTTTATTGTATTCTGGTTTTACTAAGTAGATATAATTTCCTTCTGCTTTTAATTCAGATGATATTATATTTTGAGTTTTTTCAGTTACTACAGCAAAAGAAATTAATGTAGGTGGTACATCTATATTTTTGAATGTTCCACTCATACTGTCTTTTCCTCCGATTGCTGGAGTTCCAAATTCAACTTGAGCTTCGATACTTCCTAAGATAGCCATAAATGGTTTACCCCATCTTTCTGGGTTTTTACCAAGTTTTTCAAAATATTCTTGGAAAGTAAGTCTAGCTTTTGAATAATCTCCACCAACAGCTGTTACTTTTGCTAAAGATTCAACAACTGCATAGATAGCTCCTAAATATGGAGATTTTTCAGAGATATATGGGTTAAATCCAAATGATAATATTGATGCAGTATTTGTAAATCCTTTTGTAGGGAATTTTTGGATACTTGCTTCAGTTTCAGATAATTGATATTTTCCTCCATAAGGCATTTGAACTGTTGATCTACCAACTGTGGCGTCAAACATTTCTACCATACCTCTTTGAGATGCCACATTCATATCTTTTAATGTAGCAACTAAATTTTCTTTTAAATCTCCTGTTTTGTTAGATGCAAATACATCTACTACTTCTGGAGCTTTTACTTCAACGTTTTGTTCTTGTCTAACTCCATTTGTATCTAAGAAACTTCTTTCGATATCAACGATTGTTTCTCCTCTGAAGTTAATTACTAAGTTTTCTTTTTCAGTTACTTTTGCAACAACACTTGTTTCTAAGTTTTCTTCTCTCATTAAGCTTTCAAATTTTTCTACATTTTCTGGAGCCACTACAACAGCCATTCTTTCTTGAGATTCACTGATTGCTAATTCAGTTCCACTTAGTCCTAAATATTTTACAGTAACTTTATCTAAGTTTACTTCTATTCCTCTAGCTAACTCTCCTATTGCAACTGAAACTCCTCCAGCTCCAAAGTCGTTAGATTTTTTTATAAGTTTTGTAACTTCTGGATTTCTGAATGCTCTTTGAATTTTTCTTTCTATTGGAGCATTTCCTTTTTGAACTTCTGATGAACATTTAGTAAGTGATGAATCGTTATGTTCTTTTGAAGATCCTGTTGCTCCTCCAACACCGTCTCTTCCTGTTTTTCCTCCAAGAACTATGATTATATCTCCAGGTACTGGTTCTTCTCTTAATACATATTCTTTTTTAACAGCTCCTACTACTGCTCCAACTTCCATTCTTTTTGCTTTATATCCATTGTGGTAGATTTCTTTTACAAATGTAGTAGCAAGTCCGATTTGGTTTCCATAAGATGCGTATCCATGAGCTGCACCTTTAGAAATTCTTACTTGTGGAAGTTTGTTTTCCATAGTATCTTCTACTTTTTCACAAATATCTCCAGCTCCAGTAACTCTCATTGCTTGGTAAACATAAGCTCTTCCTGATAATGGATCTCTTATAGCTCCACCGATACAAGTACTTGCTCCTCCAAATGGTTCAATTTCTGTTGGGTGGTTGTGAGTTTCGTTTTTAAACATTAATAGCCATCTTTCTGTATTTCCATCAACATCGATGTCTACTTCAACGCTACAAGCATTTATTTCTTCAGAAACTTCTAAGTCATCAAGTTTTCCGATTTTTCTCATATATTTTCCACCAATAGTACCCATATCCATTAAAGTCATAGGTTTTCTATTTCCGTGAACTTCTTCTCTTAATTTTAAATATTTTTCATAAGCAGCTTGGATAGCTTCTGTCATTTGACCTTTTTCTATTTTTACATCTTTTAAGAAAGTTTCAAAAGTTGTATGTCTACAGTGGTCAGACCAATAAGTATCTAAAACTTTTATTTCTGTTTCAGTTGGATTTCTTTTTAAACTTCTGAAATAGTTTTGAATATGTTGTAAATCTGCTAAAGTCATAGCAAGTCCATTATCATTTAAGAATTTTTCTAATTCTTCAACTGTATAGTCATTGAATCCAACTAATACTGGTACTGGCTCAACTTTAAAATCTTCTGTATTATCTAGTACAGATAAATCTTTTTCTCTAGTTTCAATTGGGTTGATTAAATATTTTTTAACTTTTTCTAAAGATTTAACTTCTCCATAAAGAACAACTATTCTTCCGCTTTTGATTTTTACTGTATCTTTACTATTTAAAAGAACTAAACATTGTTCTGCTGAGTCAGCTCTTTGGTCATATTGTCCTGGTAAGTTTTCAATAGCTATGAAAGTTTTTCCAGCTAAATCAACTTCGTCATAAACATTATCTGTAACAGCTTCTGCTAAAACTTTTGATTTTAAAAGTTTAATATCTTCTTCGTCACAGTTGAAAACATCATAAACATTGATTAGTTCTACTTTTTCTAATCCTGTTTCATAAAGATTTTCTCTTAATTCATTTAGTATAGATTCTCCCTCTACTTGAAACCCTTGTTTTTTAGAAACAAAAATTCTTTTATCCATCTTTCCTCCAAAAATTTATATTTTAATTTTTTTACTAATAAAATTTATTTTGCTAACTCTTCGGCTCTTTTTATTAAAGCTTCTAAATCTTCACCAATTAGATTTAAATGTCCCATTTTTCTATCTACTTTAGCTTCTCCCTTATTATACATATGAAGAAACTCATTTTCTCTTAAGCTAGCTTTTTCTATTCTTTCTACATCTTGCCCCAAAATATTTAACATTACACTTTTATGTAAAAGTTTTGGATCAGTTAATTTTTTTCCACATATTCCCTCAATATGAAGATCAAATTGAGATTTATCACAACCATCTAAAGTATAGTGAGCTGAGTTGTGAGGTCTTGGAGCCATTTCATTTACATATATTTCTCCATCTTTTCCATAAAAATATTCTATTGCTAAAGGTCCTACAAAATTAAGTCCATCTATTATTTTTTTTGTAATATCTTTTACTTTTTCTTGAATTTCTTCACTTACTCTTGCAGGAGCTATTGTTATATGTAAGATTCCTTTTTTATGAATATTTTCAACAACTGGGAAAACTCCAATTGAACCATCTGTACTTTTTACTGCGATACAAGAAAGCTCACATTGAAAGTCTACCATTTGTTCTAATATATATTCTCTTTTTTCTAAATCTTTTTTAGCATTTTCTAAATCTTCTTTTGTTCTGATTACCCATTGTCCTTTTCCGTCGTAACCACCCATAGAAGTTTTTAAAATTGCTGGGTAACCAATAATTTCTATTGCTTTGTCTAAACTTTCACTATCTGTTACTTCTTCAAACTTAGCTGTTTTTATTCCAAGATTATTGATACTTGATTTCTCTCTAAATCTGTGTTGGCTTATATATAGCGGTCTTATTCCTTGAGGAACATATCCTCCATTTGCCTCTAATATATTTATTGATTCTGCTGTTACATTTTCAAATTCATAAGTTACTACATCTGATTCTTTTGCTATTTCTATTAAAGCATTTTTATCATCATAAGCTTTTACCAAGTGTTTATCTGTTACATATTTAGCACAAGCTGATGGTGATGGTTCTAATACCATTGTTTTATATCCTTGGATTTTAGCACTTTCACAAAGCATTTTTCCAAGTTGTCCTCCACCAAGGATTGCTATTGTGCTACCTTTTTCTATCAACATTATATTTCTACCTCACTTGTTTCTAAAACCTGATCTCTTTGCTCTCTTCTAAATTCATCTATTTTTTTTGCAACTTCCTCATCCATAAGAGCTATAATTTCACTTGCCATTATACCAGCATTTTTAGCTCCAGATTCTCCAATAGCTAAAGTTCCAACAGGAATTCCTCCAGGCATTTGAACTATTGAAAGAAGTGAGTCTTGTCCACTTAAAGCTCTAGATTTTACAGGAACTCCAAGAACTGGTAATGGAGTAAGACTTGATACCATTCCAGGTAAGTGAGCTGCTCCCCCTGCTCCAGCTATTATTACTTTTAATCCTCTCTCTTTAGCTGTTTTTGCATACTCAAACATTAACTCAGGCGTTCTATGTGCAGATACTATTTTTACCTCATAGTCAACACCAAATCTTTTTAGCATTTCAACAGCTTTTTCCATTGTAGGAAGATCTGAACGACTTCCCATTATTACACCAACTCTAGGCATCTCAACCCCTCCTAAAAACTTTAAATATATATGTTAATTAAAAAAATGCACTAAGAAACTTGGACATAATTAACCTATGTCCACACCCCTAGTGCATAAAATATTTCTATTATAAAAATCTAAATAATACTTCCTTTTCTTTTCAAGAAAAACAAAAAACACCTTTTTATCTCCTTTATTTTTAAAAATGATTACACCAACCATTAACACAAAACAAAAGAAGTCTATATATATTTTTTATCTAGTAAATAAAAATTTACCATCTGATAAAACTTATAGTCTGCAATTTAAGGTTGCAGGTAGATACTAATCACCCTTATTATGATTATTATATAAGCTTCTCTTTTAAGGTATAATTTTAAGATAAGATAGAATACCACATTTTAATTTTTTTTTCAAGTAAAATTATATTTTTTTTAATACTTTCAATAAAAATGAATTTTTATTTCTATCTTTTATCGCTATCCTTACATAAGTATTATCTAAAAACTTAAAATTACTAGCATTTCTCACTAAAATTCCCTCTGCTAACATTTTCTCTAAAAACTTTTCTGAGGTAGTATTTTTTAATCTTAACAGAATAAAATTTGTGTTTGTTTCAAAGACTTCTATTGTACCAATTTTTTTTAATTCACTAATAAAATATCTTCTCTCTTCATCTATCCATCTGTCTGTTTTTTCTATGTATTCTCTATCATCTAGTATTATTTTTCCAGCAAGATCCGCAAAAGCATTAACTGTCCAAGGCTCCCTTATACTATTTATCCTATCTATTATATCTTTATTATAGCATATTCCATACCCTAAACGAATACCTGGAAGTGCAAAATATTTAGTTAAAGCTCTTAAAATAAAAATATTTTCACTTCTTAATATATTTGACGTTTTATTTTGCCAATTTGCTATAAATTCTATAAAACATTCATCAATAAACAGTTTTATTTTATTTTTTTCTAAAAATTCGTTTAACTCTTTTATTTTTGAAAGTTCTACAAAACTTCCTGTTGGATTATTTGGGTTACATAAAACCACCAAATCAAATCCTAAACTTTTTTCTTTTAAATCTTCTATGTCCAAATCAAAATATTTTTTATTTTCTTTTTCAATTTTTTTTAATGGAAAATAACTGATTTCACTATCTGTATTTTTTAAGGCTCTTTCATATTCTGCAAATGTAGGTGAAACAATCAGAGTTTTTTTAGGATTTAGGGCTTTCATATATAAAAATAAAATCTCTGTAGCACCATTTCCTACTAAAATATTTTCAAAATCTGTTTTGTTATACTTTCCTATACTTTTTCTAAGATCTATATAATTTATATCTGGATATCTTTCTAAAAGAGAAAAATTTTGACTAATCCCCTCAATAAGAGTTTTTGGAACTCCTAAAGGATTTATATTAGAACTATAATCCAATATATCTTTTTTCCCCTCTCTTTGAAATTTATATATATTTCCTCCGTGTAAATCCATTATAAACCACCTAACTTAATTAAAAAATTACCTATAATTGATAAAACTATAAAAATAACAAGTCCCACAAATGAAGATACATATAAAAGTTTTCTAGCCTTTAAAATATCCTCCAGTGTAAAATCTTTTTTTCTGTCTCCAATAGTTGGTTTATCATAAACTTTTCCAAAATATTTTGTTTTTCCACCAAATTGTAATCCTAAAGCTCCTGCAAAACAAGATTCACTATGACCAGAGTTTGGACTTCCATGGTTAAGTCTATCCCTTTTATAAATTCTAAAAGCTTCCTTATAATTATATCCTAATAAAAAAGCTCCTATAACTATTATCATTCCGCCTAATCTAGCAGGAATAAAATTAGCTAAATCATCTAACTTTGCTCCAGCAGTTCCAAATTCTCTGTATTTTTTATTTTTATAACCTATCATAGAATCAATAGTATTTATTGCTTTATAAGTCATTGCAAAAGGGAGAGCAAGTCTTACTCCATGCCAAGTACAAAAACTTCCAATTATTGCAAAAAACATCGGTGCTATTACTCCATCTGTCGTATTTTCTGAAATAGTTTCAATAACACTTCTTATTATTTGTCTTTCGTCCATCTCTTCTGTATCACGACTTACAAGATAAGAAAGTTGTTTTTTAGCTTTTTCTAAATCTTTCAGTTTTAAAATTTTATAAACTTTTAAACCCTCGTCACCAAGACATTTTGTAGCAAGAGTTGTGTATAAAAAATAAATCTCAGTCAATATAAAAAATGAAAATATATATGAGATAAAAAATGTTACTACAAGAGTTATAAATACAAGTATTCCCCCTGCAAATCTTTTATTTTCTAAATCATAAAGTCTATCTTCTAATATTTTTATTAATTTCCCTATAGCTCTTACTGGGTGATATAAAAATTCTGGATCACCAAATATCAAATCCAATCCATAGGCAATTATATATTTTCCTGCAAAGTACATCTAAATTTCTCCATTCAATATCTTGTAGATATAACTAATATCCACATTTTCTCTAAGTAAATTTTCTAGTTTATTAAATTGTTCCTCTCTATACTC
>Briea_p1__coassemble_1044_pt1 | contig 17460 bp, 18 predicted proteins | sample Briea_p1__metabat2_low_PE_018 | metagenome-assembled genome bin Briea_p1 | reverse complement strand
AATTTATTACAAAAAAATAATAAATATAAAAAGTTGACTTATAAAAAAAAATAGGGGATAATGATATAAAAGGGTATTGTAATTTTTTTAAAGGAGGAAATTAATATATACTATATTAATGAAGAAAAATGATACAAAGTTTATTAAGAGCAATGGAATTACTAGAAGTTTTAAAGAGAGCAAACGATACTTGTTCCATAGCACAATTAGCTGAAGAACTGGAGCTACCACCAAGTACAGTTCATAGAATATTAAAGACATTGTGCTCGACAATGTATGTTGTAAAAGATGAGAAATCCCATGAATATAGATTGGGACCAGCACTTATTCCTCTCGGGACATCAGCTTCTAAACACGTACATCTTCAAAGTGTAGCATATGATGTGTTAAAAAAGATAGCTTTAGAAACGGGAGAGGATACTTTCTTGATTATTCCTGTAGAATATAAAGGTATAGTTTTAGAGAGAGTTGATGGAAAAAGAACTTTAAAACTAGTTGAAGAATTTGGAGATGAGTTGTATCTTCACTATGGTGCTATAAGAAAAGCGATACTTGCATTTCAATCAGACGAGTTTATAAATGATTACATAAAGAAAGTAATAGAAAAAGGAAAAACTTCTCTTAGAATAACACCTTTAGAGCTTAGAGAAAAACTAAAGAGAATAAGAGAAGAGGGAATATCAACATCGTCTGGAGATTATGCAAAAGGAACTGTTGGAATAGGAGCTCCTATAAGAAATAGTTCAGGAAATGTTATAGCTTCTGTGGGAATAGTGGTTGCAAAACCTAAAATCTTCTCAGAAGAAAGAGTAGAAAACCTTAAAAATATTATAAGAAAAGCTGGAGAAGATATTTCTAAGGGTATAGGATATTTTTAAAATATGTGTTACATATATATGATAAATATATTTTAAAATGTTGTACTATTTAAATTATAAATTATGTAAGCTTTTAGAATAAAAAATGTTAAAAAAAAACTTAAAACAAGAGAATAAATAAGAAAATATACAAAAAATTTATTGACTAAATAGAAATTTTGTATTATAATTAATTTGAAAAAATGAAATACATTCCATAATGTGGAATAGAATAACATAAGGAGGTGTGAGAAGAGATGTTTACTGGTAGTACTATGGGAATATTTGAATCAATAATAGTTTCTGCTTTAGGATTGTCTGTTGTTTTTACAGCTCTAGCGGTATTGGCTATTGCTATCATTATTTTCTCTAAAATATTCAGTTGTTTAGGAATTTCTGAACAAAAACCAGCACCAAAAGTAGTAACTAAGCCTGCAGAAGAGGACTTAAGTGAAGAATATTGTGCTGTGTTAATATCAGCTGTTTCAGAAGAATTACGTTCTGTAAGAGGTGAATATAGAGTAAAATCTATAAGAGAAATTAAATAGTGTTTTAAAAGGGTTTTTATTTTATTAAAAGGTATTGAGTTTATTAAAAAATTAAAATTTAAAAAATTATGAAAAATTGAAAGGACGGTTTTTAAGAGAATGAAGTATATTGCCAATGTAAATGGAAAAAGATATGAAATAGAATTAGAGAGAGTTGAAGATTACAGACCAATGACTCGTGAGGAAATAGCAGCACCAGTAACAGCATCAGCACCTATCGTAGCAGCACCTGCAGCTCCAGTAGCACCAACACCAGTAGCAGCACCTGCACCAGTAGCTCCAGCTCCAGTAGCAGCTCCAGCACCTGCAGCAGCACCAGTTTCAGCAGGAGCATCTACAGTAGTAGCTCCACTTCCAGGAACAATCTTAGACGTTAAAGTTGCACCAGGACAAGCTGTAAAAACTGGAGAAATAGTAATCATAATGGAAGCTATGAAAATGGAAACAGAAGTTGTAGCAGCGGCTGATGGGGTAGTAGATTCTATCCTAGTTAAAAAAGGTGACGCAGTAGATACAGATGCAACTCTAATTACATTGAAATAAGGAGGAGTTGTAAATGAATTTTATAGACGTATTTAAAGGAATTTTATTAGAGTCAGGGTTCATAGGAGCAACTTGGCAAGAGCTAGTAATGATACTAATATCATTCGTATTAGTATATATGGCTGTAGTAAAAAAATATGAGCCATTATTACTATTACCTATAGCTTTCGGTATGTTCTTAGCTAACTTACCTTTAGCTGGTCTTATGAAAGAAGCAGAACCTTGGTACTCATCAGGAGTATTAAGAATAATCTATAGTGGAGTAAAAAGTAGTTTATTCCCTTGTTTAATATTTACTTGTGTTGGAGCAATGACAGACTTCGGTCCATTAATTGCTAACCCAGTAAGTTTACTATTAGGAGCAGCAGCTCAATTTGGTATCTATGTAGCATTTACATTAGCTAATGCAACTGGATTATTTACAGTTGGAGAAGCAGCAGCTATCGGTATCATTGGAGGAGCTGACGGACCTACAGCTATTTATATAGCTAACAACCTAGCTCCAGACTTAGTAGCACCAATCGCAGTTGCAGCTTACTCATACATGGCGTTAATCCCTATGATTCAACCACCTATCATGAGAGCTTTAACAACTGAAAAAGAAAGAAAAATTAAAATGGGACAATTAAGAAAAGTTTCTAAAGTAGAAAAAGTAGTTTTCCCTATATTCGTAACATTATTCTGTGCTTTATTACTTCCATCAACAGCACCATTAATTGGTATGTTAATGTACGGTAACTTATTAAAAGAATCAGGAGTAGTTGCTCGTTTATCTGATACAGCTCAAAATGCTTTATGTAACTTAGTAACATTATTATTAGGACTTGCAGTTGGAGCTACAGCAAACGGAACTATCTTCTTAAGAACTCAAACTCTAGCAATAGTTGGAATGGGACTTTTAGCTTTCTGTTTCGCAACAGTTGGAGGAATCTTATTAGGAAAAGTTTTATGTTTAGTAACTGGTGGAAAAATCAATCCACTTATCGGATCAGCTGGGGTATCAGCAGTTCCAATGGCAGCTCGTGTTTCTCAAGTTGAGGGAGCAAAAGCAAATCCTACTAACTTCCTATTAATGCACGCTATGGGACCTAACGTTGCAGGAGTTATCGGATCAGCAGTTGCAGCTGGATTCTTTATGATGGTATTCGGAAAATAATAAAATCTTAAAAATTACAACATTTGAATAAAAACAAAATAAAATTTAAGGAGGTTTTTGACGTGGAAAGTAAAATAATGTCTTTAAAAGACGCAGTAGCAAAATATGTCAAAAATGGAGATCATATGGTTATAGGTGGATTCACTACTAACAGAAAACCATATGCACTAGTTTATGAAATTCTAAGACAAGGATTCACAGATTTTGTAGGAGAATCAGGACCTGCAGGTGGAGATTGGGATATGTTAATAGGAGCTGGAAGAGTAAAAGCTTATATTAACTGCTATACAGCTAACTCAGGAGTAACTAACGTTTCTAGACGTTTCAGAAAATGGTATGAAGAAGGAAAACTTAACATGGAAGACTACTCACAAGACGTTATCATGTTAATGTTACACGCTGCATCTCTAGGATTACCATATTTACCAGTTCGTTTAATGATGGGAACTGACTTAGTAAACAAATGGGGAATCTCTAAAGAAGTTAGAAAAACAATAGACAAAATACCAGATGACAAATTTGTTTATGTAGAAAACCCATTCAAACCAGGTGAAAAAGTAGTAGCTGTTCCAGTACCTGAAATAGACTTAGCTATAATTCACGTACAAAAAGCATCTCCAGATGGAACTTGTTCAATAATTGGTGACGAATTCCACGACGTAGACATCGCTATCGCAGCAAAACGTTGTATAGTAACTTGTGAACAAGTAGTAAGTAACGAAGAAATTCGTTTAGATCCTACTAAAAACTCAATAGCTGGATTCTGTGTTGACGCAGTTGTACATGCACCATACGGAGCTCACCCAACTCAATGTTACGGATTCTATGACTATGACAACGCTTTCTTAAAATTATATGACGTTGCAAGTAAAACTCAAGAAGACTTTGAAGCATTCTTAAAAGAATGGGTATATGACGTACCAACTCACGAAGCTTATTTAAATAAATTAGGAGCATCTCGTTTAATCAATTTAAATATAGTTCCTGGATTAGGATATGCTAAAAAAGCTGAGGAGGTAAAATAGAAATGGCAGATTACACTAATTATACAAATAAAGAAATGCAAGCAGTTACAATTGCAAAACAAATTAAAAATGGACAAATAGTTATAGTTGGAACTGGACTTCCATTAATCGGAGCCTCTGTTGCTAAAAAAGTATTTGCACCTGAATGTAATATCATAGTTGAAAGTGGACTTATGGACTGTAACCCAATCGAAGTACCAAGAAGTGTTGGAGACAACAGATTCATGGCTCACTGTTCAGTACAATGGCCAAACGTTCGTTTCATAGGATTCGAAGCTAACGAATGGTTACATGATGAAACAAGATTAGTAGCTTTCATCGGTGGAGCTCAAATAGACCCATACGGAAACGTTAACTCAACTTCAATAGGAGATTACAACCATCCAAAAACTAGATTCACTGGTTCAGGAGGAGCTAACGGAATCGCTACTTATGCTAACACTATCATAATGATGCAACACGAAAAAAGAAGATTTATAAATAAAGTAGACTACATCACATCTCCAGGATGGATGGACGGACCTGGTGGTCGTGAAAAAGTTGGATTACCTGGAAACAGAGGACCAATAATGGTTGTTACTGACAGAGGAATCTTAAAATTTGATGAAGAAACTAAGAGAATGTATCTAGCTGGATACTATCCAACTTCATCTCCAGAAGATGTATTAGAAAACACTGGATTTGATATTGACGTATCAAGAGCTGTATTATTAGAAGCTCCATCTCCAGAAGTTATCAAAATGATAAGAGAAGAAATTGACCCAGGTCAAGCATTCATCAAAGTTCCAGTAGAAGAAGCAAAATAGTCTTTTATATCTAAAAGTAGACAAAATCAGGAGGAAATAAATGAATAATTATTCAATGCCAAAATATTTTCAAAATATGCCTACACTAGGAAAACCTCTAGCTGCAGCTAATAACGAAAATATGGAAGCTTTAAAAGCAATTGAAGCTGATATACACGAAGCAATAAAAACAGTACAAGCTGAAGGACGTACTGATGAATCTTTAAACGAATCAGGACAAATGACAGCTTTACAAAGAATAGCAGCATTAGTAGATAAAGGAACTTGGTGTCCATTAAATACTATCTACAACCCAGAAGGAAATGACAATGGGTCTACTGGTATAGTAAAAGGATTAGGAAGAATCAACGGTAAATGGGCAGTAATCGTTGCATCTGACAACAAAAAATTAGCAGGAGCTTGGGTTGCAGGACAAGCTGACAACTTATTAAGAGCATCTGATACAGCTAAAACATTAAGAATTCCTTTAGTTTATGTACTAAACTGTAGTGGAGTTAAATTCACAGAACAAGAAAAAGTATATCCTAACAGAAGAGGTGGAGGAACTCCATTCTTCAGAAACGCTGAATTACAAAAATTAGGAATTCCAGTAATCGTTGGAATTTACGGAACAAACCCAGCTGGTGGAGGATACCACAGTATCAGTCCAACTCTAATCGTTGCTCATAGAAAAGCTAACATGGCTGTTGGAGGAGCAGGAATCGTTGGAGGAATGAACCCTAAAGGACATATCGAAATAGCTGACGCTGAACAAATCATCACTAACACAATAAACGCTGGAAAAGTAAACCCTCCTGGATCAGTTTCTATCCACTTCAATGAAACTGGATTTATGAGAGAAGTTTACCAAGAAGAATTAGGTGTAATAGAAGGAATTAAAAAATATGTTGATATGTTACCAGCATATGATTTACAATTCTTCAGAGTTGACGAGCCAAGAGCTCCTAAATACTCAGCTGAAGACCTATATTCAATAGTTCCATTAAATCAAAAGAAAACTTACGATATCTATGAAGTTATCGCACGTTTATTCGACAATTCAGAATTCACTGAATACAAAAAAGGATTTGGACCTGAAATCGTAACAGGTATGGCAAAAGTAAACGGATTATTAGTAGGAGTTGTAGCTAACGTACAAGGACTATTAATGAAATATCCTGAATATAGAGAAAATGCAATAGGAATCGGAGGAAAATTATACCGTCAAGGTTTAATTAAAATGAACGAATTTGTAACTCTTTGCGGAAGAGACAAATTACCTATCGTATGGATCCAAGACACATCTGGTATCGATGTAGGTGACGAAGCTGAAAAGGCAGAATTACTAGGATTAGGACAATCTTTAATCTACTCAATTGAAAATTCTGACATACCTCAATTCGAAGTTACATTAAGAAAAGGAAGTGCGGCAGCTCACTATGTATTAGGAGGACCTCAAGGAAACAACACTAACGTATTCTCAATAGGTACTGCAGCAACTGAAATGTATGTTATGAACGGAGAAACAGCTGCAATAGCAATGTACTCTAGAAAACTAGTTAAAGATAAAAAAGCTGGAAAAGATCTACAACCTACAGTAGATAAAATGAACGAATTAATCAAAAAATTCCACGACGAATCAAGACCAAAAGCTTGTGCAGTAACAGGTATGGTAGATGAAATCGTTGATATGACAATGATTCGTCCATATATCGAAGCATTCGTAGAATCAGCTTACCAAAATCCAAAAGGAATCTGTGCATTCCATCAAATGTTACTTCCAAGATCAACTCGTGATTTTGATAGTTACACAAAAAGATAGTCTATTGAACAATTAAAAAATATTAACAATATTTCACTTCGAAAGAGGTGAAATATTGTTGTATTATTAGATTTAGGTTTTTTTAATATATATAAGCTTGAATCTTTATATAAAAAATAAATTTTTTTAAGTGCAAGGAAACGGAGGATTTTAATGTACACAATGGGAATTGATATAGGTTCTACTGCATCTAAAAGTGTTATACTTAAAGATGGAAAAGAAATTATCAGTAAAGCCGTTATTAATGTAGGAGCAGGTACAAGTGGACCAGGTAGAGTTATTGAAGAAGTAACTAAACAAGCAGGTCTAAAAAGAGAAGACATAGATTGTGTATTAGCAACAGGATATGGTCGTAACTCTCTTTTAGAATGGGCAGATTACCAAATGAGTGAACTTAGTTGTCACGCAAAAGGAGCTAACTATCTATTTCCTAATGTAAAAACAGTTATAGATATTGGTGGTCAAGATGCTAAAGTACTTAAAGTTGGACCTAAAGGAGTTCTTATAAACTTTGTAATGAACGACAAATGTGCAGCTGGTACTGGAAGATTCTTAGACGTTATGGCTAAAGTATTAGAAGTAAAAGTTAGTGACTTACAAACTTTATCTGCAGAATCAACAAAAGATGTAAGTATAAGTTCTACTTGTACGGTTTTTGCTGAGTCAGAAGTTATTTCCCAATTAGCAAAAGGAACTGATAAAAGAGATATCATAAGAGGAATCCATCGTTCAGTAGCAGGAAGAGTTGGAGGACTTGCAAAAAGAGTAGGGTTAGAAGACGACTTAGTTATGACAGGTGGTGTGGCCCTAAATGGTGGAGTTGTTTTAGCTATGTCTGAAGAATTAGGAAAAGAAGTTAAAACTTCACCTTTAACTCAATATACAGGAGCAATAGGAGCAGCATTATTTGCATATCAAAAAATACAAAGGAGTGAATAGAATGAGCGAAGTAAATAAGCCAGTAGAAGAAAAAAAACCAGCTAAGGTTGTACTTAGAGAATTAGTTGAAAGAGAAGTATATCAAGCAGCATGGGAAGCAAAAAGAAATGGAGAACCAGTAGGTTGGTCATCATCTAAATTCCCTTCAGAAATATGTGAAGCTTTAGGATTAAAACTTGTTTATCCTGAAAACCAAGCAGCAGCTATCGGAGCAAAACATGGTGGAGAAAGAATGTGTGAACACGCAGAAGCTATGGGATATGACAACGATATCTGTGCTTATACAAGAATCAGTTTAGCATACGCAGCTGGATATGAAGCAGAAGAAAAACCAATGCCTCAACCAGATTTCGTATTATGTTGTAACAACATTTGTAACTGTATGACAAAATGGTATGAAAATATAGCTAGAATGCATAACATTCCATTAATCATGATAGACGTTCCATACAGCAATACTAAAGAAGTAAGCCAAGCTCAAGTAGATTACTTAAGAGGACAATTTGACGAAGCTATCGTTCAATTAGAAAAAATAGCTGGACGTAAAATGGATCCTAAAAAATTCGAAGAAGCTTGTGAAAACGCTAACCGTTCAGCAAAAGCTTGGTTAAAAGTATGTTCTTACTTACAATATAAACCAGCTCCATTCGCTGGATTCGACTTATTCAACCACATGGCTGATATAGTTACAGCTCGTGCTAAAAAATCAACTGCAGAAGCTTTTGAAGCACTAGCAGCAGAATTAGAAGAAAACGTAAAAACTGGAAAATCAACTTGGAAATATGATGAAAACTACAGAATCATGTTTGAAGGAATCCCTTGTTGGCCACAATTACAAAAATTATTTGCACCATTAAAAGAAAAAGGAATCAATACTACAGCAGTTGTTTACGCTCCTGCATTCGGATTCGTTTACAATAACATGGACGAATTAATGAGAGCTTACTGTGTTGCACCAAACTCAGTTTGTCTTGAAAAAGGTGTTGAATGGAGAGAAACTCTATGTAAAGAAAACCATGTTGATGGTATCTTAGTTCACTACAACAGAAGTTGTAAACCTTGGAGTGGATATATGCCTGAAATGGAAAGAAGATTCCGTAAAGACTTAGGTGTTGCAGTTGCTGGATTTGACGGAGACCAAGCTGACCCTAGAAACTTCTCTGACGAGCAATACAGAACTCGTGTTGAAGGATTATTTGAAGTAATGGAAGCAAACAGAGCAAAAAAAGCTGAGGGAGGAGACAAATAATGACTAGAATTGAGGAATTATTAAATAGTTTTAAAGAAATTGCATATAATCCAGAAAAACAAATGGCTAAATATAAAGCTGAAGGTAAAAAAATAATCGGATGTTTCCCATACTACATTCCAGAAGAAATAGTATATGCATCAGGAATGGTTCCATTTGGAATTTGGGGAACTCACGGAACAATCAGTAGAGCAAAAGAATACTTTGCATCTTTCTATTGTACAATAGCTCAAATGAACCTTGAAATGGCATTAGAAGGAAAATTTGACGGATTATCAGGAGTAATTTTATCATCTATGTGTGATACTTTACGTCCATTAACTCAAAACTTTAAAGTAGCTATACCTCAAGTAAGAATGATGTTCTTAGCTCACCCACAAAATAGAAAACCTGAATTCGGAATCAAATATACAATGCATGAATTCGGAAGAATCAAAGCTGACTTAGAAGATATTGCTGGACATAAAATTGAAGACAAAGATATGTTCGAAGCTTTCAAAGTTTACAATGAAAGTAGAGCAGCAAGAAGAGAATTCGTAAGACTTGCTGGAAAACACCCAGAAGCAGTTTCTGCAGTAAATAGATCAGCAGTTCTTAAGAGTGCTTTCTTCATGTTAAAAGATGAACATACAGCTATGTTAAAAGAATTAAACGCAGAATTAGCTAAATTACCAGAAGTTAAATGGAACGGAGTTAAAGTTCTTACTTCAGGAATCATCATTGACAACCCTACATTATTAGCTTTATTCGATGAATACAAAGTAGCTATAGTTGCTGACGACGTTGCTCACGAATCAAGAGCATTCACAACAGATGTTCCAATGGATATAGAAGATCCTATCAGAGCATTAGCAGTTCAATTTGCTAACCAAGATAACGATACAATCCTTTACGATCCAAAAATCGAAGAACGTCCTAAATATGTTGCAAGAAAAGCTAAAGAAGCTGGAGCAGACGGAGTTATCATCGCTATGATGCAATTCTGTGACCCAGAAGAATTAGAATATCCATCATTAAGAAAAGCTCTTGATGAAGTTGGATTACCTCATATCAAATTTGGATTTGACCAACAAATGGTTGACTTCGGACAAGCTAGAACTTCATTACAAGCATTCGCTGAAAGCTTATAATTAAAATAGTTTTATAAATAAAAGCTCAGTTGTAGAGATACAACTGAGTTTTTTCTATATAAAGTTATGTAAAACTAGAAAGTGAAACTTCCGGAGATATAATAATTTCTTTCAGGAGCTGGGATAGATGTTGTAGAAGTTTCATAATAGTTATATTCTTCATTAAATAGATTATTTATACCACCTTTTAGAGTGAAATAATCACTTACATTATATCTAATATAGGCATCAGTAACTCCATATCCTGAAGTCTTTATAGTTTTAGGAGTTTTTCCACTTTCAGCAAGCTCTCTTTTTTCATATCCACTGTTGTATGTATAATTTGCTCCAAAAGATAATCTGTCAGTTAAACTATAATCTGCTCCTAAAGTAATTTTCCAATCTGAAACCATAGGAACTTTATCCCCTTTTTGAAGATAACTTTCTCCATCATTTACATTGCCAACTTTAGTTATTTTAGCATCTACGTAAGAAATAGATTGATTAAGAGTTAATTTATCAAAATATTGTTCAGAATAAAATTCAGTTCCTATTCTTCTAGTTTTTCCAATATTTACAAATCTCCAAAGTTTTGTAGCTGGGTTATCAGAATTTCTATCAAGAGTAGCTATCTCATCATTTGTTTGAGAGGCAAAAATTGTAGCTGAAACATAAGAATTTCCAATAAAATCTTTTACACCAAATTCGATACTATCAATAGTTTCTGAATCAAGATTACTATCTTGATATCCTTTATCTGTTTTATTTGTAAGTTGTGTTGGAAGTGGAGAAATAAATCCTCTTTCATATCTTGAATAAATATTTCCAGTGTCACTATATTTATAATTAAGTCCAATTTCTCCAGCAAAGTTATCCACTGTTTTATCAATTTGAGATGTGTTTGTTGCCAAATCTTTTACAGCTCCAGAACCAAATAACATTCCTCCAAGAGAGCTACCTTGATAATCTGAACCATACATTTTACTTGATGAAATTCTATTTCCTCTGTAATCAGAATACTCATATCTTAAACCTGTTATTAGATTTAATCTATCAGTTAATCTATAATCATTTAAAGCATAAATAGCGTGTGTGTCTTTGTTCATATCAACCAAAGTATCAACGTTAACTTTTCCTTTTGAATTTCCAGCCATCATTTGTAATAAACCATTCAACTCTGGAAGTTCAGCTCCTGTATCTTTATTTGTTAAAGTTGCGTTTTTAAAGGCAAAAGTATCAGTTGAAACGAAACTATTTCTTTTTAAATTAGTAGCTGTATAATCGTATCCAAAAACTAAATTTCCTTTATTGTAGTCATATTTTGATTTTAATTTTATTCCCTCGGTTTTTTCAATAAAATTACCATTCATTACTGAGTTAAGATTTTTTAATTTAACTCCAAAAGGCATTTTACCAAATGGTGGCATAGTAAAATCTGAAACATCAGATTGAATAAAATTTCTTTCATACTTTGTTTTAAAAGCAGTAGCATAGAAAATAAGATTATCAAGTGGTTTATATTCATAATCTAAAGCAAAAGATTCTCTAGTTGAATCAGAAGAAATATTATCTCCAGCTTTTTTTCTATTATATTCTAGGATAGAATTTTCTACGGCTGTTGAGCTTGTTCCTTTATCATCATAATAAGTTGATTGGAATTTAACCCTATGTTTATCATTTATTTTATAATCAAATCCGCCGTTAAAGCTTTTCGACTCAAGTTCTTCATTTTCTCTGTAACCATTTTTATCTACATATTGACCAGCAAAATTTACATAAAGATTATCAGTAATATTTTGACCAAAAGCAATGCCAGTATCTTTAGTAGCAAAAGAGCCATATTTTACATCAGCATTTATAAAATCTTTTCTAGCATTTGATTTTGTAATAATATTTACAACTCCTCCAGTAGTTCCACTTCCATATAAAGTAGCTCCTCCTCCAGGAATAATCTCAATTTTTTCAATAGCACCAATAGGAATAGAATTAATAGGTAAAGTTCCCATAGCCTCTTCTAAAGGAGTAATAGTAACACCATCAACCATAGTTTTTACTCTGCTCATTGAACGTTCTCCACTTCCTCTTAAATTAACCACAGGTCCAAATTCAGTTTCTTGAATAACTACATTTGGAGTATCTCTTAAAATACTTTCTACATCAGTGTATTGTTTTTTAGAGATATCTTCAGAAGTGATAAGAACAATATTTTTATTTTCTTCAACTATCGGTTTTTCAAATCCAGTTGTAGAAGAAACAACAGTTTTATCAAGCTGTATTTCTGTAGCTGAATAAGCACTAGCTGAAGCTATAAGAGCAATAGTCATAATTTTTTTCATAAAATTTAACCAATCCTTTCGTAAAAAAATAATTTTTTAAAATCATAAACGTTATATCACATTTTATTTTGTATGTCAAATGATTTTAAAATATTTTTTTTGCTGTTGACATATTTTAATTTTTATAGTATTATTATTTTTGTGAAAAAGTTGGAGGAAAATAATATATGATTAAAAAAAATATTTTTATAATATTAGGGGTAATATCTTTGATTTTTGGAACAGTTGGGATAATAATACCACTACTTCCAACAACACCTTTTTATCTTTTGAGTGCTTATTTTTTTAGTAAATCTTCTGAAAAATTTCATAAGTTTTTATTAAATAATAAAGTTTGTGGAGGGTATATAAGGGACTATCATGAGAGAAAAGGAATTACTTTGAAAAACAAAATAAATGCTTTAGTTCTTTTAATATTGAGTATTGGTGTATCAATATTGAGAATAAAAAATTTACATCTTCAGATTTTTCTTGGATTGGTATTTATATGTGTGAGTTTTCATATTTTGAAAATCCGCACTTTAAGATAGATTTTAAAATTTTAAAGGAGGAAGAAAATTGTATTATTTAAAAGTGGGAGGACCACTTATGTGGATCTTATTTGGACTTTCCATAATTTCTATGGGAATTATCTTAGAAAGAGGTGTTTTCTTTTTTAGACGAGAAAAGAAACTAAGTGAAGATTTTAAATCAAATATTATTATGGCTGTTTCCTCTGATAATATGGAAAAAGCTATCGAAATTTGTTTAAATGAAAAAAATACAGTTGGAGAAACTGTAAAAAGTTTTTTAATAAGATGCAATAAGAATGGGGATTTTCATCATTTTGATCAACTTGTAAAAGAGATTGGAATGGAGGAGATCAGTCCTTTAGAAAAAAGACTTCATATTCTTGGAATAATTGGATATATAGCTCCTATGATTGGACTTCTTGGGACAGTTACAGGAATGATTGATGCTTTTAGAAATCTTTCTACATTTGGAGCTGGAGATCCATCTCTTGTGGCAGACGGAATATCAAAAGCACTTCTTACAACAGCAGCTGGACTTTCAATCGCTATCCCTGCAATAGTTGTTTACAATCTTTTAAATAAAAAGATAGAAGAGATAGAAGAAGATATCGACAAGATAACAACAAATATTATAAATATTATAAGAAAAAATTAAGGGGGAGATATGGGAAAATATAGAAAAAAAAGAGAAATAATGTCCCTTGATTTAACTCCTCTTATAGATGTGGTATTTCTTCTTTTGATTTTCTTTATGGTTTCAACTACTTTTAATAAATATGGAAAGATTGATATAGATGTCCCAACTTCAAAAGTAACTACTAAAACAGAAGAAAGTAAAATAGAAATTATTGTAGATAAAAATGAAAACTATTTTATATTAAAAGATGGAAAAACTTCTCCAATAGATATTGAAAGACTTGGAGAATATTTAGTAGGAGCCAAAGAGGTATCGATTACAGGGGATAAAAATCTTAGATATCAAATTGTTATGGATCTTATAACAAAAGTAAAAGAACAAGGAATAGAAAATTTAGGAATAAATTTTTATGAATAGAGGTAATAAATGAAAAAATATTTTTTAATTGCCTTTCTAATTCACATGTGTTTTTTTATAAGAATTAATAATAAAAAAACTTTGGGAGATAACAATATTCCAATTAAAAGAAATATACCTATTTCTTATAATATAAAAAGTTCAAAGGAAAGTATAGGACAACAAGCTGTTATTCAAGAGGAAAAAGTTGAACCAATAAAAGAGGAACCTAAAAAAGAAGTAAAAGAGGAAATACAAAGTAAGATAAGTAAAAACGAAAATAAGAAAGAGATAAAAAAAGAAAAAACTTTAAAAAATAAACCACAAAAGAAAAGAAAGTCTAGTGAAGAAAAAATTCTTAGAGAGGAAAAGAGAGATAATTTTATAGAAAATTCAGATAGAACTTACACAGCTATTGCTTCTAGTGGGATTGATTTTAAAATAATAAAACAAGTTGATCCAAATTATCCAAAACAAGCTGAAAAATTAAGATATGACAAAACAGTTGTGATAGAAGTAAAATTTTTGGTTGGACTTAATGGAGAAGTTGAAAAAATAGAAGTTTTAAAATCAAATAAAAAATTTGGTTTTGATAAAGAGGTTATTCAAGCTTTAAATAAATGGAAGTTTGAACCGATTGTTTATAGAGGAAAAAAAATAAAAGTGTATTTTAATAAGGAGTTTGTATTTACTCCTAAAAAATAATTTTAGAAAGAGAGAAAGAAGATGTTTGACATTAGATATAAATCACATCATGATGTAAAAAATATAATTGAAAAAATGATGGGAAGAAAAATAGTAACTCCTTTTACATTTAATAAAGTTTTAAAAGGAAATCCAGAGGTAGAAGAGGGAGGAATATATGTACACACTCCCTATTGTGATAAAATCTGTTCTTTTTGTAATATGAATAGAAAGCAGGTAGATAATGATCTAAATGATTATACAGATTATCTTTGCAAAGAGTTTAAAAAATACGGAGAAAAAAACTACATAAGAAATAAAAAAATAACTGCAATTTTCTTCGGTGGTGGAACTCCGACTATTTATAAACCTTTTCAGTTAGATAGAATATTATCTACACTGAGAGAAAATTTTAATATATCCAAAGATTGCGAGTTTACTTTTGAAACTACTCTTCATAATCTTACTTGGGAAAAATTAGAGATTATGGAAAGATATGGAGTAAATAGAATAAGTATAGGGATACAAACTTTTTCTGATAGAGGGAGAAAAATATTAAATAGAACCTACAATCAAGAGTATATAGTAGAAAAAATAAAAGAGATAAGAAAAAAATTTAAAGGGCTTATCTGTATAGATATTATTTATAACTATCCTGACCAAACTGATGAAGAGATTATAAATGATGCAAAAATAGCTTGTAGTTTGGGAGTTGACAGTATTAGTTTTTACTCACTTATGATACAAGATGGATCTCAAATTTCAAAGGATAGAGCAGAAAATAAAGTTATATTCAAATATAATTTAGCAAGAGATAAGGAACTTCACGATAAATTTCTTGATATAACTTTAAAAAACGGTTATTCAATCTTGGAGCATACAAAAATAACTAATGGAAAAGATCAGTATAGATATATTAGAAATGTAAACTCTTTTTCTGATTTAATTCCTATTGGTGTGGGAGCAGGAGGAAGAGTTGGAGATTATGAACTGTTTCATTTGAATAAACTGATAACTTTCTATGCTTTTGACAATGATATAAAAATGAGAGTAAAAAAACTTTCAGGGATATTACAATATAAAAAAGTTGAAATTGAAAAAATAAAAGAGTTGAGTGGAAAATCTTATGAAAAAATTTATTCACTTTTAGAAAATTATCAAGAAAAAGGATTGATTGAAATAAAAAATAATATAATGGAATATACAATAGAGGGGGTATTTTGGGGAAATAGCATTACAGCTTCTATTGTAGAAGAAATGATAAAAGATAATAAATAGGAGGAAAAAATGAATAAAACATTGGTGGTTTATTCTTCTTTGACAGGGAATACAAAAGCAGTTGGAGAAAAAATATTTGAAATAATAGAGGGAGAAAAAAATATAATCTCTATCGATAATGTAAAAAATATAAATATAGATGAATTTAATAGGGTTATAGTAGGATTTTGGGTTGATAAAGGTAGTGCTGATAAAAAAACTAGGGGATTTATAAAATCTTTATCCAATAAAGAGATTGGATATTTTGGAACTCTTGGAGCTGACCCAGAATCAAAACATGGAAATGATGTAAGAGAGAGAGTTTCTAAATTATGTAGCGAGAAAAATACTTTAATAGGGGGATTTTTATGCAGAGGGAAAATAGATCCAAAACTTGTTGAAAAAATGGGTAAATTTCCATTAAATTTAATTCACCCATTAACTCCTGAAAGACTTCAAAGAATAGAAGATGCAAAATCTCACCCAAATGAAAAAGATTTCCAAGAGGCTCAAAATTATTTTAAAAACATATTATAAGATTTAACAGAATAATAATTCTGTCTAAATAAATATGCACCCACAAAAAAAACTCAGTTGTAGAAATACAGCTGAGTTTTTAAAAATTTTATAAAAAGAATATTGAAAGTCCAACTACAGAGATAATAGCTCCAATTATTTCATTTTTTCTTATTTTTTCCTTATAGAATAAAATAGAACAAGGAATCATAATAATTGGGCTTGTTGAAGATATAGTTGATGCGATAGAAGCATTGGCACTTTTAAAAGCCTCAATAAGAGCAGCTATACCAAACACAGAAAAAAATGTTCCTATAAGAAGTAGAGATAAAGCTTTTTTACTAGTTATCATTTTTATAGTTTCTCTAGCTTTTCCCTCATAAAGTACAACAGCTCCAAAGAAAAATATTGCAACACCTAAACGGATTTGAGATGTGGCTAAAGAATCATAAGTAGTAGAACCAAGTTTTGTAAGAATAACTCCAAGTGATTGACCAAGTGTTGCTAAAAAAGCATAAAAAAGTCCTTTTACAGAAAATCCAAGACTAATTTTTTTATCTTCAGTTTTAAATATTACTAAAATAATTCCAAGACAAGTAATAAGTATAGCAAAAATTTGTATTGGATAAAGAGTAACTCCTAAAAATAAAAAATCTATAATTGATACAATAATAGGAGAAAGAGCCATAATAAGCATAGTAACTCTAGCCCCGATCATATTATAAGCTTTGAATAAAAATAAATCTCCTAAAAACATTCCTATAAAACCAGAAAGACTTATTATTTTTAAATTTTCCCAAGTTACATCAGTAGGAAGAAAAAGATGTCTACTTCCAAATAAACAAACAAATCCAACCATAATAGTTCCTATTGTAACTCTTAAAAAATTAGCTACCTGAGTGTCATATTCTTTTGATATTTTACCAAAAGTTAAAGATGAAAAAGTCCAACTGATAGCAGTGAATAAGGCAAAAAACTCCCCTTTAATAATCATAAAACTCCCCCTAAAATATTTTTAAAAAAAATCAAAATCCCATTTATTATATTTTATAGGTTTAATAAAAAATAGTCAATATAAATAAAAAAACT